>OEOV01000001.1_pt1 | contig 44512 bp, 37 predicted proteins | sample 1539361 | NCBI WGS metagenome assembly OEOV01 (sample SAMN02393684, study PRJEB22366) | soil metagenome | biome: freshwater stream | place: Canada: Laurel Creek, Waterloo, ON
TTTTCCGCTGCATAACCCTGCTTCGGGGTCATTATAGCGATTTTTTCGGTATATCCATCCTTTTTCGCACGATATACAGGATTTTGCCAAAGGGTTCGTGTAGACTTTCCTTGGTGTATCCAACGGCGTCAGCCGGGCAGGATAGGTGAAGTAGGCCCACCCGCGAGCGGGTGTTCCTTCTTCACTGTCCCTTATTCGCACCTGGCGGTGCTCAACGGGAATCCTGCTCTGCGAGGCTGGCCGGCTACCGCCGGCGTAACAGATGAGGGCAAGCGGATGGCTGATGAAACCAAGCCAACCAGGAAGGGCAGCCCACCTATCAAGGTGTACTGCCTTCCAGACGAACGAAGAGCGATTGAGGAAAAGGCGGCGGCGGCCGGCATGAGCCTGTCGGCCTACCTGCTGGCCGTCGGCCAGGGCTACAAAATCACGGGCGTCGTGGACTATGAGCACGTCCGCGAGCTGGCCCGCATCAATGGCGACCTGGGCCGCCTGGGCGGCCTGCTGAAACTCTGGCTCACCGACGACCCGCGCACGGCGCGGTTCGGTGATGCCACGATCCTCGCCCTGCTGGCGAAGATCGAAGAGAAGCAGGACGAGCTTGGCAAGGTCATGATGGGCGTGGTCCGCCCGAGGGCAGAGCCATGACTTTTTTAGCCGCTAAAACGGCCGGGGGGTGCGCGTGATTGCCAAGCACGTCCCCATGCGCTCCATCAAGAAGAGCGACTTCGCGGAGCTGGTGAAGTACATCACCGACGAGCAAGGCAAGACCGAGCGCCCAATACGCAAACCGCCTCTCCCCGCGCGTTGGCCGATTCATTAATGCAGCTGGCACGACAGGTTTCCCGACTGGAAAGCGGGCAGTGAGCGCAACGCAATTAATGTGAGTTAGCTCACTCATTAGGCACCCCAGGCTTTACACTTTATGCTTCCGGCTCGTATGTTGTGTGGAATTGTGAGCGGATAACAATTTCACACAGGAAACAGCTATGACCATGATTACGCCAAGCTTGGCTGCAGGTCGACGGATCCTGACGGCGCACGCGCTCGAACGGCACTACCCGGACGCGGCGGGAACGGGGAGCGATGCCCTGGCGCTGCTGGAGCGGGTGATCGACGCGCAGGCAGACCTCGTGGCAGGTTGGCTCGGAGTGGGGTTCGTGCACGGCGTCATGAACACCGATAACACCGCGATTTCCGGCGAAACCATCGACTACGGCCCGTGCGCGTTCCTGGACGAGTACGACCCCAGGAAGACGTTCAGCTCCATCGACCGCGGGGGGCGCTATGCCTTCTCGCATCAGCCACGCATCGCGCTCTGGAACGTGGCGCGGCTCGCCGAGACGCTGCTGCCCCAGCTCTCGGACGATGAAGAAGCCGCCGTCCGCATCGCCACAGAGCGGCTGGAGCGGTTCACGGCGCGCTTCGAGGACGCGCACCTCGGCGTGATGCGAAAAAAGCTCGGGCTCATGCGGTCAGACGACGGCGACGGCACCCTCGTCGAGGAACTGCTCGCGCATCTCGCCGCGAATCACGTCGACTTCACGCTGTTCTTTCGTCGGTTGTCGGACGAAGTGGCGCCCGCCGAACAGTCCACGATCGCGACGCTCTTCGGCGAGGGCGGCGCGTCGTTTCACTCGTGGCTGGACGCCTGGCGAAGCCGCCTGGCCACGGAATCGCTCGCGCCGGAAGCGGTCGCGGGGGCCATGCGTCGCGCGAACCCTGCGTTCATCCCGCGGAACCAGCGCGTCGAGGAGGTCATCGAAGCCGCGGTGCAGCGAGACGACTTCGCGCCGTTCGAGACGCTCGTCGAGGTGCTGGGAAGGCCCTACGACGATCAACCGGAGCACGCCCGGCTCGCCGAACCCCCCGGGCCCGAGCAGGGCCCGTACAAGACGTTCTGCGGCACGTAGTACTTCGATTCTATCGAATCGAGGCACTACTCTTCTGGTCCATCGGGAGCGCAGCTCCCGCCCCGCCGGAGTGAATCCGGCGGGGCCCCACCCTCAGGTTTTGGGGCCCCAACCCCAAAACATCTGGCTGAGTTTCAGTTGCAGGAAGCGGCGCACGAGTTGTCGGCGCAGTCGCCCACGGCGTTGGCTCTCCCCGAGGCGTAGGTGAGGTTGTTCTGGCGGTTCAGGACGTCGGCGGCGCTGGAGCTCTCGGTCGCCGCTTCGACCTCGGCCCGGCAAGGGCCGGGGATGAGGTACAGGAAGCCCGTTCCGTAGCAGTCCGTGCCGCGGCATCCCGTGCGATGACCGCAGTTGACCAGGTTGGCGCACAGGACCTTCTTGGGGGTTCCGTTCGCCGCCAGGTCGCCGTTGGCGCCCGCCGGGTTGCCGTTGAAGCAGAGATCCAGCTTGGACGTGCAGTTCCTGCAGGAGCACTGGGTGCAGGGGGCCGCCGGATCCACCGACCGCATCGCACGGCGGCCCTCCGCCATCTGTCAACGTCGTGTCCGGCTGGAGCCGGTCCCGACTCCGGGATTTTCGACTCTGACGACTCTCACGACTCGTGGACTCTCGACTCATGCACTCATCGACTCCCGGACTCAAACATGAGTCCAGTGGCGCAACCGAGCCGGCGGCCGACAGTGGCAGGTGGACTGCGTCGCGATGCGCGTGACCCCGGCCATTGATCATCGTCATCCGCGCCTGCCGCCAGAAATCTGGTTGCTCGCGGAGCGGGAGATCGGCCCACGGTCGAAGACGCGCTTCTACTACGTCCATCTGCCGCCAACCGCGGCGCTCGCACAGATCGCCCGGTTCGCGCATCAGCGCTGGGCGATCGAGCAGCAGTATCAGCAACTCAAGACGGAACTGGGACTCGATCACTTCGAAGGCCGCACGTTTGCGGGATGGCATCACCACGTCGTGCTCACCGCGGTGACCTACAACTTTCTGCAGGCGGAGCGTCGCCACTCGGCGCCGCTCACCTTCCCTATGGTGCGTGCGATTGTGCAGGAGATCTTCACCGCCTATCTCTTTGCCCAACGACCTCACTACCTCAACCGTATTGAAGCACTCCGATCCGTCGAACTACGGATCTGACAGAGTAGTGCCGGAACGAGTTGACGGAGATTGCAAAAATCGCGAACTCCTAGGAGGAATCGAACTTGTTCGGCGTAGAGACGCGTTCGCGCTGAACTGCATTGCCTTCGTGTCCGTGTCTCCGTGATGAGATAGCAATTCGTCTTCCGAACTCATGATCTCCTGAACTCATGTTCGCATTTCCACTGCGAAGACTGCGCGACACTTCACCTCGCGGTCCGGCTAAAGCCGGACACTACGTACATGAACAAGAACTCTCTCTTTCTCTCGTTCTCTTGTTTTATTTGGCTTAGCCTACTGTTCGCTTCGAAGCGCCACCAGCGGGTCGAGTTGCGTTGCCGCACGGGCCGGCCAGACGCTCGCGGCCAGGGCAACGACGGCCAGAATCGCGGCAATCGACGCGATGATGATCGGATCCGGATCACCGGATACCGTTCCGGTAATTGATGGCGCCGTGCGACCGCCGGTTACTTCCCCAGGATCTGCGGCTCCTGTCCCGGCGCAAAATGGGTAATAGACAGATCATCCTCAATGACCCAGCGGTGGCTGCCGGGCCTGAAGCCAGCTGCCATGGCATCCGCTATGACTGAACCGATGTTCTTATGAGGTGTCGATGTGGCGGTCACGGAGCCATCAAGATTGGTCCGTTGCCATGTCCAGGTGCCCACCTCACTCTGCCGGAAATCCCAACTCACCAGGGTGCCAGTTGGAGGGGCTTCCATGCTTTTCCCCCAGGCACCGGGCCCATAGCGGTGCTCCGCGTCGGATCGGTCCTCCTCACTCCTCATCGTCAGCCCCGGCTCGCGCTCGTAGTCCGGGCGGTCTCGAACTTCGGGCAAGAGCTGGGTGGCGGAACTGCAGCTGATGTCATGGGGTTGAGGGCGGGTGAGGTGGCCAGCGTGTCTTGTTCGCGCCAGCTCCCCAGCCACAGGGAAGAGTAGCTATAAACGCGAGTGAAACCGATAGCTACGGCACGGCAGGACTATACAATATCTTCATGTAAACACATATTTACGAATATGTATGGTGTTCAATTGACCGATACCTTTAACGTAGGCGGCGCACAGGTCTCGCGGCTCGAGGATTTTCGGCTGCTGACCGGATGCGGCAAGTTCGCGTCCGACTGGAATCTTCCGGGGCAGTTGCACGGCGCCTTTCTGCGCGCCAATCGCGCGCACGCGCGCATCGTGGCTATCGATATCGCGGCTGCGCGCAATTATCCCGGCGTCCGTCTGGTGCTCACCGGGGAGGACGCGGTGCAGGCGGGTTACGTACGCCCGCTCAACTTCATGAATTTTCCCGGCAGCAATGGCATGCGGGCGCTGATTCCGGAGCGGCCTGCGCTGGCGCACCAGCGGGTGCGGTTCGTGGGTGAGCCGGTCGTGTTGGTAGTTGCCGAATCCGCGTACGCGGCACAGGATGCCGCTCAACTGATCGAGATCGAGTACCAGGACCTCCCTTGCGTGATAGCACCGGAAGACGCGCTCGCGAAGGGGGCGCCACGGTTGCACGACGGCGTACCGGGAAATTTGTGCTTCGCATATGAAGCCGGCGATGCAGCTGCCGTACAGGCGGCATTTTCCCGTGCTGCGCATGTCACCCGGCTCCGGGTAGAGAGCACGCGCGTCGTGCCCAATCCCATGGAGCCGCGCGCGTGCCTGGTCGCTTTCGATGCGAACGACGAGACCTACACCGTCCATGTGTGCGTGCAGGGCGCCGAAATGATGCGCAGACAGCTTGCGGGCTATAGCGGTCTCGCGGCGGAGAAAATCAAGATCGTCGCGCTCGATGTCGGTGGCGGTTTCGGCAGCCGCAGCATGGGCTACCCTGAATATTGCGCGGCGATGCTGGCGGCACGCTCGACCGGACGCCCGGTCAAGTGGGTGTCTACACGCTCCGAGGGGCTGCAATCGGACACGCATGGCCGGGCCAACGTGATTCGCGGCGAGCTTGCCCTCGATGGTGATGGCAGGTTTCTCGCCATGCGCCTGGACTGGATCGCGGATCTGGGCGCTTACGCGACACCGCCCAATGCCGCGGGGCCGATCGGCAACGCGAGGAATTGTCTCTCGGGGGCGTATCGCATTCCTGCGCTGTACGCGCAGTGGCGGGTTGCGTATACCAATGCCGCACCGGTCGGAAACTACCGGGGAGCGGGCCGGCCCGATATCGCGTACGTGATCGAGCGGCTGGTGAGCCAGGCCGCGGCCGAGCTCCACGTGGACGGGGCCGAGCTGCGCCGCCGCAACTTCATTCCGCGGCAGGCGTTTCCCTACCGGACGCCCACCGGATCAACCTACGAGATCGCGGATTTCCCCGGATTGCTGGCAAGGGCGCTCGACATTGCGGACTGGGATGGCTACGCGCAGCGCCGCGCGGCGTCGGAAAAAGCCGGAAAACTGCGTGGACGCGGCGTCTCGACAGTCATAGAGAGCACCGGCGCCGGCGCGATCGGACGCGATGAGGTCGCGCTGACGGTGGATGACGCCGGCCGTATCGTGGTTTTCACGACCGGTCACTCGCAGGGGCAGGGCCATGAGACGGTGCTCGCGATGATCGTCGCGAAGGTGCTGGAGATCGACGTCGAACGCGTTGCGGTACGCCAGGAAATTCACGATCCGATCCTCACCGGAAACCATACCGGCGGTTCGCGCACGATGATCGGATCGGGCAGTGCCTGTCATCTCGGCGCGCTCGAGCTGATCGACCGGGGCAAACGCTTCGCCGCAGAAGAACTGGGCGTCGAGCCCTCGCAGGTGGAGTATGGCGGTGGCGAGTTCCGGTATCGCGAAACCGGGAGGGCTGTCTCGCTCACCGAACTCGCGCAGAGAAAGCGCCTCGCCGCGGTCGGTGGGGGATCGTTCGGCTCGACTTTCCCGAATGACTGCCATATCGCCGAGGTCGAGATCGATCCTGGCACTGGATCGAGCCGAATCGTTTCGTACGTGGCGGTCGGCGATTGCGGTGTCGTGATCAACCACAGCATCGTCGAGGGCCAGATACACGGCGCCCTGGCCCAGGGCGCGGGCCAGGTGTTCGGCGAGCACGCCGTATACGATCCCGAAAACGGTCAATTACTCACGGGAAGCTTTCTGGACTACTTCATGCCGCGGGCGGGCCTGCTGCCGGCAATCCAGCTCGCTGAGTGCCCTACGCCCTCGCAGGTGAGTCCTCTGGGCGTGAAAGGCGTTGGCGAGTCGGGCTGCACGGCCTCGATACCGGCGCTGGTGGAAGCCGTGCTCGATGCCCTGCGTCCGTTCGGCATCACCCGGCTCGACATGCCGCTCACGCCGACGAAAATCTGGTCTGCGCTGAACGAAAAGACCTGAAGCAATGCGCTGCTCTTGCCGCGCGGCTCGTGGCTTCCACCGCCATCAGGGACGCTGGATTACAACTCTGCGTCCCGCACCCTCTCCGGGATAAATCCGGCGATTCGCCCCCGGGTAAGCATAGCCGTTGATGAAGACCCGGCGGGCGTGCTCGGAACGGTTGGGCTTGCTGCCGTGAATCGTGTAAGGGCCCAGCAACAGCACCGAGCCTTGCTCCATCAACACGGGCTGCGCCCGGCCGTCGAAAAGCGCATCCAGCGGGGAAGGGTTCTGTTTCAGATATTGATGGCCCTCGCGGCCACTGCCCGGCACCACCATGAGAGGCCCGTTTTCCTCGTTCATGACGTCGACCGCCATCAGCGTCTGCACAAAGCTGCCGCGGCCATTCACGTCCGTCCACACGTCTGTCCCGTAGCGACGATGGTCGCTATCCTGATGCCAGCCGAATCCCACCCCGTCGTCTGGCAGTTTGAAGTGGGCCTGGCAGATGAGCTGGTCCATTTCGTTGCTCCCCAGGAGCTGGCTCGAAGGGAACGTGAGCCGCGCGTCTTCGCCGTACTTCAGCAGGACCGGCTCGGCCGCTCCACACCAGACGATGCGGTTGATCCGGTGGTCGTTGACGACGAAGTAGGCGCCTTTGATCATCTCGGGCTGCGTCAGCTCGATCGCCGTGTCGCGGAGGCGATCGAAAGCCCCGCTGATTTCCCGGATTTCAGCATCGTGAAAAACGTCACACAGGACGACGTAGCCTGCGTCGTAAAACTCTTCAATCTGGGATTCGGTCAGGCGAAGCATGACGTAAGGTTAAGCGCTCTGCGTCAGAAACCCACTCCTCGTTCAGGGATTCGACCACGAGCAGGACAATGGGTTCGGCGCTGCTGCGGCGCACTCCCAGCCAGGCCGGGGTGCCGCGGCCGCACTAAGAGGACAGGGTTGTTGCGTGTTCGCTCACCCTGGCAACTATCTGGCGAGGGCTGAACGGTTTTTCCAGGAACTCTGCGCCGGGGATTCCGGCGACCCAGTCCCGGGTGCCGCGCTCGAGCGTGGCAGTCATGACGATGATAGGAAAGCGGCGATCTGGAAATTCGGCCTGGATAGCGCCGCACAATTTCTCCCCGCACATGACTGGCATCTGGATGTCAGTTATCAGGAGATCCGGCGCTCGCTCTCGTATTTTCTCCAGTGCAGCCGCACCGTCGCTGGCGCACTCGGTCTCATGACCTGCGCGCTCCAGGCACCTTTTGATCACGAGCGCGCCAATAGGCTCGTCATCCACGATCAGGATCCGCATCAAAACATCCAGAGTTGACAATACATCTACGGCCGCCAAAGCCTGACCTTGAGGGCGTCGCGCGCGGCGCTCGACGCGCGGGAGTGCCCCCATCTGCGCTGGCCTTTTCATTTGGAGGGTAACCGGGAGGATGCAGCGGGGCGGGCACGCACGTCCGCAGAGCACGCGCAGGGGACCGCTACGAGTTCACGAGGTAGCGGACGCCGACCGGGACCGGGGGCCATTCCGTTCCCAGCCTTCTGTAACCACTCCGCTCGCTGCGAGAGCACCCAACTGGTGAGCTAGAAGATCGTATCTAGACCACCCCGGCGGGCATGCGCGCGCCACCCCTCCTATTTGCAGGAGGGGAATGTCTGGCTTAGAGAAACTCTTTCTTGAGATCGACCGTCGAGCGCACGCCGAGGTGCTCGAAATTGTGATCGAGCCACTCGTGGGCGAGGGCGCGGCCGCGGTCGCGCAGCATCGTGAGGAACTTCCACTCGCTGTTCATCTTGCTGGAGGCCGACAGGTCGGAGAGCGCGTTGTCGGCGCGCACCGAGTGGATCAGCACGTACTTCAGCTTCTCGCGGAACTCGTCCTTGATCCAGCCGTCGTCGAGCAGCTTCTGCACGAAGTAGACCGAGCGCAATTCCTTGATGAGCGAGGAATTGAAGGTGATCTCGTTCAGGCGATTGGCGATGTCGAACGCGGTCGTGGGCGGGCCGGGGCGCTCGATCGGGTTGATGTGCAGGATCACCACGTCGCGCGACTCGGTGTAATAGAAGAGGGGATAGAGCACCGGGTTGCCCATGTAGCCGCCGTCCCAGTAGTGCTCGCCCTTGATCTCGACCGCCTGAAACACCTGAGGCAGGCACGCGGAAGCGAGGACCGTGTCGGCAGTGACCTCCGGAGTATGGAAGATCTTCACCTTGCCGGTGCGCACGTTGGTCGCGCAGATGAAGAGCTTCGTGACCTGGCTCTTCTCGAGCTCCTCGAAATTCACCTGCTTTTCCAGCACCTCGCGCAGGGGGTTGTAGTTCATCGGGTTGATCTGGTACGGGGAGAACAGGCTCATCAGGGACTTCATCACGCCCTGGAGCGGGTTATCCTCCTTGTTAAGATGCCCGAGGAACGCATCCCAGGGCATTTTCGGCGGGGCAAACCGCTGCCCGGCATCCGAAATGGCCTTCCAGAAATCGTGCAGCGCCTGGCGCGCGCTGTCGCTGCCCTTCAGCTTGCCGTAGGCGTAGACCACCGCGTTCATCGAGCCCGCGCTCGTCCCGGACAGGCCTTCTATGTCGACGCGCCCGTCTTCGAGAAACTTGTCCAGAATGCCCCAGCCAAAGGCGCCGTGGGCGCCGCCGCCCTGCAGGGCCAGATTGATTCTTTTTTTCGGCTTGGGGGAGGTGTCGGTGACTCCCCGCAGCCGTAAGTTGGTCGCCTCGCTCATCGCTTGTTTTTCCCCGGATCAGTGAGCGGTCCAGCCGCCTTCGACCGAGATATTCGTTCCCGTGATCGAGGCGGCGGAGTCGGAGCACAGGAACACGGCGGTACCGGCGACCTGCTCGACGGTCACGAACTGCTTCGTGGGCTGGGCGGCGAGGAGCACGTCGCGCTTCACCTGCTCCTCGGTGATGCCGCGCGCCTTGGCGGTATCGGGAATCTGCGACTCCACGAGCGGCGTCAGCACGTAGCCGGGGCAGATCGCGTTCACCGTGATGCCCACCTCGGCGACCTCGAGCGCGATGGTCTTGGTGAAGCCCAGGATGCCGTGCTTGGACGCGACGTAAGCGGACTTGAACGGGGAGGCCACCAGCGCGTGCGCCGAGGCGACGTTGATGATGCGGCCCCACTTCTTGGATTTCATGTAAGGCACCGCCGCGCGCGTGCTATGAAACGCCGAGGACAGATTGATGGCGATGATCGCGTCCCATTTCGCCAGCGGAAACTCCTCGACCGGCGCGACGTGCTGGATGCCGGCGTTGTTGACGAGGATGTCGACGCCGCCCAGGTCGGATGCGGCCTTCTTCATCATGGCCTCGATCTCGCCCGGCTTGCTCATGTCGGCGCCGTCGTAGAGCACCTTGACGCCGTACTTCGACGCGAGTCCCGCGCGGATCTTCTCGATCTCGGCCGCGTTGCCAAATCCGTTAAGCACCAGGTTGATGCCTTCCTTCGCGAATCCTTCCGCGATCCCCAGGCCGATGCCGCTGGTGGAACCGGTTACGACTGCGTTTTTGCCCTTAAGCACGGTGCTGTCTCCCAGGAGTCAGTTAAAAAATCGCCGCAGGTCCGGCGGCGCGCGACAACCGGCACCATGGGTTCCGTGCCTGGCGGTGCATGACCGCCGCAGCGCGCGCCAGGAGCGTCCGGCTGCAAGCGGTTTGCCGCAAGCGATCCGGCGCTATTTCTTGGCTGCGAGCTCGGTGACCGATCCGACCGTTTTCGCCGTGGCGGTGGTCGCGGCCTGGATATTGGCGTTGGCCAGGTTGGTCATCTGGCTGGCGACCACGGTCAGATTGTCGAACGCCTTGTTCGTCTGCTCGAGCATGTTCTTCATGACGCCGGCGATCACGTCGCTGCCGTCGACGGCGGAGGATTTCTTCTGCTCGATCGCGGACGCGGCCGACCTGGTGAGCTGGGTGTAGTTGGCCTGCATCACCGCGGTGACGTCCTTCTGCATGGCCGAAACGAGATCGTACACGTTGCGCCAGTATTCCATCAGGCGCTCCGGCCTCGCCAGCTCCTGGTTGGCGCGGGCGAGGTCGCCCACGTCCTTCGAGGCAGCGAGCTTGGTGACGGTGGCGACGTTGCTCGAGAACGTCTCGCGCGCGGCGGCCATGTTCAGCTCCGCCAGACGCTGCATCCCTTCGAACGATGTGCGCATGAGCGTCATGAGCACCTCGGCGCTGGCCTTCTGTGCAACAGATATCTGCTCGATTTCCGGGTTAGACATAGCGCGCTCCTTCTCCTGTTGGATGGTCGCCGCCGGTTTTCACCTTCGCGGACCCGCCGTTCTCACTTCGATTCGCTGACGTTGAGCATTGATTCTTCAGGGCGGATCGGCAGGCTAACACGCTCCAGACGGCCTGTGTAGGGTGTCCCGCGCATTTTTTTTCCTCTGTGCGGACGGGGCCTGGCACGATGCTTGCGGTTGGCATGGAAGGTTACACCGTCCGGACGCATGCAGCTCAGGGCACAGCCGGCCCCGCCGGCCCCGCCGGCCCCGCCGGCAGCGTGCGCCTATCAAGTGATTGACTATTAATACGTTTCATTTCCGGCGTCGGTACCGGAGGAGCGGCAGCAGGAAATTTTTCACGATTCTGCAATCCAGCGCCGCGGGATTCGTGGCCGTGCACAGCGGACGTTTCTGGTGCAACCTGGCTCGCCGATTGAGCACGATTCCCCGGAAGCGAGCGGGCGCGCGCGCGGACCGTGATGGGCCAGTCGACTCGATCGTGCTGCCGGTTGTCGCGTCGACGCCAACAAGCGGTCATATATTGCTTCGCAGCGGTCCTTTTGCTCGCACCGTAGCGGTGCTCTCCGCTATAATTTCCGCCACTGGAACAATCGCATAAGTCTTCGACCCGCGCGCGGCGCGGATACGGCGACGGGCGATCAAGTCTGAAATCGCAGTACGGGGAAGGTTTCAAACTTATTGATGGCCCAACACCAGTCTCTTCTCGAGTTCAAGCGCGGGCGTTATCTCAAGGTTGCGCTTGTCGCGTGCGCCGTGGCCATCGGCGTCTACGGCTATCCCGAGGTGCTCACTTCCAGCGTTTCCGGAGACCTCTCCGCGTTCGTGAAGCCGTACGCGAGGCCGTACGGAGGAACGTGGCTGGGATACACGCTGGGCACCATTGCGGCGCTGCTCATCCTGTGGCTCATGCTGCTCGGCATCCGCAAGCGCCGCTACGGCTCCCGGCTGGGCAGCGTGCAGGGCTGGGCCTCGGCGCACGTCTATCTCGGCACGAGCCTGATCGTCATCGCGACGCTCCATTGCGCCTTCGAGTTCGGCTGGAACGTTCACACGCTCGCCTACGCGCTGATGATGCTGGTGATCGTGAGCGGATTCTTCGGCGTCTATTCGTACCTGCGCTTTCCCGAGGACATGACGGCGAATCTGTCCGGCGAAACGCTCGAGACGATGCTGCTGAAGGTCGCCGATCTCGAAACCAAGTGCAAGCGCATCGCGCTCGACCTCCCCGACGAGGTCAATGCGCTGTTCATGAAGGCGTCCGCGGCCGCGGCCGAGAGAACCGCCCTGCGCGGCAGCCTGCGGCGCCAGCTCGCCGGCGTGGACACCGCGCACCCGATGCGCGTTGCGCGCGACCAGCTGCTGAAGATGGGCGCGCGCCTTCCCGGGGATCAGGCGAAAGTGCTGGAGCAGCTCGTCGTGGAGATGTCGCGCATCGTCGCGCTCACGGACCGGATACGCCGCGACCTGCAGATTCGCGCGCTGATGCAGGCCTGGCTCTATTTTCACGTGCCGTTGTCGTTTGCGCTGCTCGCCGCGCTCATCGCGCACGTGGTCTCCGTGTTCTACTTCTGGTAGCGGGCAGCCGGGATGGACATCCAGGTAACCTACATCACCGTCAACCGGCGCGGGCAGCCGCAGCGCGACCAGCAGCGGGTGGCGGGGCCGACGATCATCATCGGCCGCGGCACGCAATGCCAGATCCACCTGCCCGATCCCCGAATTGCCCTGCAGCACGCGCAGATCGTCGTCGCGGAGACCGAGGCGATGATTTCGGCCGACGCCGGACGCATCCAGATGAACGGCCGCTCGGTCGAAGGCGCGAAGCTGGCGGTCGGCGACCAGATCGAGGTAGGGCCGTATCTGCTGGAGGTCGAGGCGCCGCCCGCCGGCATTCCCCTGGCGGTGTCGGTCAAGCTCGTTCTGCCGCTCGCGACGTTCGGCGGCGACGGCCGGCGCTTCGCGCTGCAGACGCCGCGCCTGTCCAAGCGCCGGCTCTCCTATATCGCCTTCGTGGGGACACTGCTCCTGTGCCTGCTGGTTCCCGCTGCGCCTTCGCTGCTCGGGTATCCGACGATGGCGTCCGTGACCGGAGCGGCGCAGAACGAACCGGAGATCGTGACCAAGGTAGCGGACCGGTTCCTGCAGACCTGGAATCCGGGACCGGTTTCCCAGGCGCACCAGGTGATCGGCTCGGACTGCCGCGCCTGCCACCAGTTTCCGTTCGTGCAGGTGCGGGATCTGTCGTGCGTCGGCTGCCACAAGCAGATTGCGGCGCACGTGCTGCCGGCCGCTGCGTCCGGAGCGCAGCCTGCACAGCCGCCCGCTGCGCATCCGTCGGGTGCGCATCCTTCTTCCGACGAGGTTTACGGGCGCTGCACGTCCTGCCATCGCGATCACAAGGGCGGTCAGATGGCCCCGCACGCGCAGGAGGAATGCGCCGTCTGCCACCGCGACGTGAAGACCATCGTGAAGGACGCAGGATCGGGGAGCGCGACGGACTTCTACTACGACCATCCTGAATTCAGGCTGTCCCTGCGCGACGCGAACAAGGCCGACAAGGCCCGGGACGCGATCCGCCGCGTGCGCCAGAACGATCCCGCCGCTGCCGCCGACCTGGTCGAGCGCTCGAACCTGAAATTCAATCACAAGCTGCATCTCGCCCAGGGCGGCATCCGCGACCGGGTCGGCAGAATGAGGGAGACGACCGAAGACCGGGTCGGCAGGACAAGGGAAGACACCGAAGGATCGCGGCGAGTGCTGCGCTGCGGCGACTGCCACCAGCCGGGGGAGGGCGGCCGGCTGATGGCGCCGGTGACGATGGCGCAGCATTGCCAGGACTGTCATTCGCTGCAGTTCGAGCCGGGCGCTCCGAAGCGCGAGGTGGTGCACGGCGCCCCGGAGGAAGTCCTGACCATGCTGCGCGAGTTCTACGCCCGGCTCGTGCTGGGCGACGTGCCGCCCGGCGTCATCCCTCCGGCGGACCTGCGGCGGCAGCGGCCGGGCGCGGTGCTTACGTACCAGGAGCGCGGCGCGGCCCTGAGGGTCGCCGAGCAGAAGGCGAATCAGGCGTTCAACGAGCTGATCAACAACCAGCCCAGGAAGGCGCGCGAGGTCTGCATCACGTGCCACGAGCTCACGCGGAAGACGGACGGCGCGGGCTGGCAGGTTGCGCCCGTGCGCGTGGCGAAGGAGTGGCTGCCGCAGGCACGGTTTACGCACGCAAAGCATCTGACCGTGGACTGCCTGACCTGCCACAACCAGGCGACCCGTTCGGAGAAATCCAGCGACATCGCCATGCCGGACATCAAGTCGTGCCGCGATTGCCACGTCAGCGGGCGACCCGCCGGGCACGTCGAGGACAAGCTGGCGTCCGAATGCTCGATGTGCCACAGCTTCCATTTCGGGAAGCAGCTCTGGTTTGGCGAGAACCAGGCGCAAATGAAGCCGCGAAGGAAAAAATGAAGCTGACCGTTGTCGTTGTTGTTGCCTTCTTCTTCGCATTGACGGGCTGTGGCGGCGGCGGTTCCGGGGGCGATGGCGGGCCAACCGTGGCACCGGAGGCCGCCAGTTGCACCGGCGGTTGCTCCGCGGCGACTCCCACCGCGTTGTCGACTGACGAGGTGCGGCGCATTCTGAACCAGGCGGCGTTCGAGGCGCAGGCGCGCGGCGCGGCGGCAACCATCGCTGTCGTGGACCGGTCCGGCAACGTGCTGGCGGTTTTCCAGATGCCCGGCGCGGCGGCTACTTTCACGATTTCGAGCGGTCGCGGTTTGAGCGTCGGCAATGGCCTCGAACAACAGGTCCTCCCATCCGGCCTTGCCGCGATCAGCAAGGCGATCACCGGCGCCTATCTGTCGTCCGAGGGCAATGCCTTCACGACGCGCACCGCGAGCCAGATCGTGCAGGAACATTTCAATCCGGGTGTTAATAGCACGCCGGGTGGCCCGCTCTTCGGCGTGCAGTTTTCGCAGCTCTCCTGTTCCGACGTGGTTGGTACGGCCGGCACCACCGTGGGACCCCGGCCGTCACCGCTCGGTCTTGCGGCGGATTCCGGTGGAATGCCGCTCTACAAGAACGGCATCCCGGTAGGCGGCATCGGGGTTATCGCAGATGCGGTATACGGCCTCGATCTCAATGTTTTCGATGCAGACCAGGACCTGGACGAGCTGGTTGCAGTCGCGGGGACCCGAGGCTTCGATGCGCCGGCCAACCGCCGCGCGGACCGTATTTCAGTAGGCGACACGACGCTCCGCTACGTCGATTCGGATTCTATTGCGTCCAATCCCGGAGCAGCGCCGGATGCGGTGACCGCATGTCTCCCGTGCCTGATCCCGGTTGCCGGCTACAAGACGCCGGCGGCCATCACGGCGGGAGTCGCCTTCAGCACTACCGCATCGGGGTTCCGTCCCGATACGACCACGCCGGAACTCGCCGGGCTGAACGCTTACGTGCTCGACAATGGGGCGGGCGTCAACCGTTTCCCCACGCGGGCCGGCACCGATACCCCGGCGACGGGGGCCCTGACGCAGCCGGAAGTCGCGCGCATCCTGGCCGAGGCCATAAGAATCGCGAACCGCGCGCGCGCGCAGATCCGCCAGCCGCTGGGATCGCCGGCGCAGGTGACCATGTCCGTGGTCGATACCAACGGCGCGATCCTCGGCATAATCCGCACGCCCGATGCCCCGGTGTTCGGTACCGATGTTTCGGTGCAGAAGGCGCGGACTGCGCTGCTTTTTTCCATTCCGACCGCGTCAGCGATGCTCAACGCGCTCGGCCCGACGATTCAGGGCTACGTGAACGCCATGCAGACGGTCATACCCGGGGCTATGACGAACGGCATCGCCTACACCAATCGCGCGGTCGGCAATCTCGCGCGACCGTTCCTGCCTGACGGCATCGACGGCAGCACGCAGGGCCCGCTGTCGAAGGCGTTCAACTCATGGAGTCCGTTCGCGGACGGGCTGCAGCTCGACCTGGTGCAGGGCAAGGTTGTCGCCAACATAGTTGCGGGAACCAATACAGGGCCTTGCAACGCCAGCCCGGGCTTCGCCAACAACATACTCACCAACGGCATACAGATTTTTCCCGGCAGCGTGCCGATTTTCCGGGGCAGCACCCTGGTCGGCGCGTTAGGGATCTCCGGCGATGGCGTCGACCAGGACGACATGATCGCCTTTCTGGGCCTGGCGAACGCCGGCGCTGCGCTCGGCACCGGCATCGGGCACTCGCCGGCGGCGAACCGCGCCGACCAGATTACGGTACCCGGCGGCCAGCTGCGCTACGTGAATTGTCCACTTGCTCCGTTCCTGGATACCACTGCGACGAATGTCTGCAATGGCATATAGCGTCACCAGGCCGCGCGGCAACCCGGCACTGCGCGTGGGCACGCTCGCCGTGCTGGCGGCGTGCCTCGCCGGACCGGCCTGGGCCCAGGGCCCCGCGCCGGCCGCGCCCGCCGTACCTCCCGCGGCCGCCGTACCTCCCGTTGCCGCCGCGGAGCGCTACCTGCTGCACGTGGAGGTCCCGGAGATTCTCATACACGAGAAGCCCGACTCGAAATCCCTGGTAGTGGGAAGGCTGGAGCAGGGCGTGGAAATCGAGGCAGACCGGAAATCCGGCGACTGGTATCGCGTGAGGCGTGCTTCCGGCGAAGAGGGCTGGGTGCTGAACGCGAGGATAGCGACCTGGCCGGTGATGACGGTGCGGCCGTTTCCCGGGGACCAGCGCATTGGTTATGATGCCCTCGCCACGGATCCGCGCGCTCCGCAGTCGCTGACGCCCGGCGAGCTCGCCGACCGGGAGAAAGCGGCGAAGGAGGCGGAGCCCGGCATCGAGCGCCAGCGGCCGCAGGGCGTGCCGCTGGAGCCGCGGCTGCCGGTCATCGATCCGTCGCGCGTCGCGCCGCCGTCGCCGCTCTACATGAGCGAGGACATTCCCATCCGCGACCGGTGGCGTCTCATGCAGTCGCTGGGGCTCTTACCCTACAACAAGCTCGATCCGTACAACCCCAACGTGCTGAAGGGCGATCTGCCCGTGCTGCAGAAGGAGCTCGGGGACGACTGGTTTTTCAACCTGGCGGCGATCTCCGATACGCTGTTCGAGGCGCGCCGGCTGCCGATCCCGGTCGGGGCGCAGTCCACGCAGCGCCCGGGATCCGCTCGCCTGGATCGAAGTCGGAGGACGGGGTCAGGGTGACGGTGGTCTCCGGCATGGGCCAGCCGACCGACACGCGGTCGGACAAGTTATCTGAGGCGTCGTAGGTGATGCTGCCGGTTTCGGTCGTGCCGTACAGCGAATGAATCTTCACGTTGAAATGGTCTTTGAAGTACTCGACCGTCTGAAAATCGATCGGCGCACCCGCCGTCACCACCAGGCGGATGCCGCCGAGCGGCGAGGCGGCGTCGCCGACGCGGCGCAAATAGTCGAAGATGAACGGCACGCCGGGGAACATCGTGACGCCGTACTGCTTGACGTCGCTGGCCCACTGCCCGTGGACAAAGCGATCGCGCAGGACGACGGGCGATCCCTTCAACAGGAGCGGCAGCAGCAGATTGCCCATGCCGTAGGAGTGAGCCATCGGGACGGTGGCGACGCTCACGTCGTTGGCCTCGATCGCCATCGCGTCGATAACGTGCCGACCGTCGGCAAGGAGGCTTTTCTCGGGGGTCACGGCCAGCCTCGGCGGGCCGGTGGAGCCTGACGTGACTTTCAGAACGAGCGCGTCGGTTTCGTGGGGCGCTCGCCAGCAGGGATCGCTGGTCTGACGCCGGACGATCGCCCAGAGACCGCAGGGCAACGGCGCCGGCGCCATGGGCCGGAACGCCGCGGCCTCCGCGGGGACCACGACGAGATCGGCGCCCGACACGTCGGCCAGATCGAGTACCTCCCGGGCAGAGGCGCCGCCGTCCAGCGGCAGAAAATTACTGCCCAGACCGACGCCGGCCAGGAAGAGGGGAATAAACCCCGTCCGGTTGCCGACATTCGCGATGATCGTGGGGGCCGACGGGAGGTGAAGCGCGCAGAGGGCGCGTTCGAGCGCGGAGACGTCGTCGCGGAGCTCGGCAAACGTCCGCGTCACTTCCTCTGACAGCCCGTAGACGGCGATCCGATTCCGGTGCTGCGACGAAATCCTGTCGAACGTGTCGGCGATCGGCCCGGTCATGAACCACGTCAAGAATAGCCCAGCCCTCCTGAAACCGGCCGCCGGTTCCTGCGAGTCGCAGGACTTATAATCGCGCCGATGTCTGCCGATCCTGGCGACCTTCTGGCGCGGTTGCCGCATCGGCCGCCCATGCGACTCGTCGAACAGATTGTCGAGATCGTTCCCGGGCACCGAGCGTGCGCCACACGCGTTGCCCGTCCCGATGACTGGTACTTCGCCGGGCACTTTCCCGCGAACCCCGTCGTTCCGGCGATCGCCCTGGTCGAACTGCTCGCACAGACCGGCGGACTCGCGATCGAACTGCCTCCGAACTCCGTGACGAAGACGCTGCGACTGGCGTCCCTGAACGACTTCAAGTTCCCTTCGGCCGCCGGGCCGGGGGTTCTGCTTCAGGCGACGGCCCAGGTCGTCGGCCGCCTCGGTGCGCTGATCAAGATCGCCGGCAGCGTCACCGCAGACGGAAGGCTGGTCGCCACGGGCAGCCTCATGCTCGCTGAGGTCGCTTCGCCGGAGAGCGCTGGCCGGGACCGCGCCTGAACCGTTGGCCTCGCGCGCCAGAACCCGGAAGCGTCCGAATCGCCTGACGGGCGCCGTCTATCGATACCGCACCGAGCACAACACCCCGATCCGCCAGGCCCTGTCGATCGGACTGGGCCTGTTCATCGGGGCGTCGCCTTTCCTGGGGCTCCATCTGGCGCTCTCGCTCGGCCTCGGCTGGCTGTTCGGGCTGAATCGCCTCAAGGTGTACATCGCGGCCAACATCTCCAATCCGCTCGTCGCGCCATTCTTGTTCGCACTCGAGATTCAGGTCGGCACCTGGCTGCGCTCGGGTCAGTTTCTGTCTGCCGCCCGGCTCGACGAGGTCCGTTTGCAGGGTCTCGCGATCGATCTCCTCCTGGGAAGTGCGGTCGTGGGGTCGGTCCTCGCCGTGGCCGGAACGCTGCTGACGTACTGGGGCTCCGGTGCGCGCCGGGGCGACCCGCAAGAAACGGCGCTGGTCGCGGCCGCCGCCGAGCGCTACCTGGCGACGGGCATCACGGGGTGGGAGTTCGCACGGGGAAAGCTCCGCGGCGATCCCGTGTACCTACAGGTCCTGCGAGACGGACGGCTGCCGCCGCATGGCACTTTGATCGATCTCGGATGCGGACAAGGTCTGATGCTGGCGTTGATCGCGTCGGCCGCGGACGAATGGCGACAGGGCCGCTGGCCGGGCTCGTGGCCGCCGCCGCCGCATGACCTTCGGCTGCATGGCATCGAGACGCGGCCCCGCGTGGCCCGGCGCGCGAGCCAGGCGCTCGAGGGCGCGGCGACCATCGAAGAGGTCGACGTGTCCAGCTGGACACTGCCCTCCTGCGAGGCGATCCTGTTGTTCGACGTCCTGCATCTGCTCTCGCGCGACACGCAGGATCGACTGATGGAGGATGCGGCGCGTGTACTGCCACACGGGGGCCTGCTGGTCATTCGCGAGGCTGACGCGGCCGCTGGTTGGCGGTTTCACATGGTGCGCGCCGGCAACCGCTTCAACGCCTTGTGGCAGGGGCGCGTCCTGCGACGCTTCTGTTTCGACAGCGTTGCCGGGTGGACGAGCCGCCTGACACGCCTCGGATTCGACGTCGAGTCCATGACGCGGCACGATCGCGGGCCGTTTGGAAACGTCCTTTTGCAATTGCGGCGGAACCGTCCGGGGTCAGTAGGACACCCGGAGTCGGCAAGTAGCATCGACTCCGGGTGTCCTGTCGAACCGGGCTACGTTCCGTGCGCCGGCCAGACCGGATAGAACTGGTACCAATACTGGGGATACCGTCGCCCGTGCGCCTCGATCAGGGTCGCGACGGCCTGAATCGCCTCCCGCACATTCGTATCGCGGTCCCCGTCCGGGCGAACGCGAATCAACGGACCGCACTCGACCGCCAGCCCGTCGTCCTCACGGTAGATGAAGCAGGGGACGAGCGGCGCGCCGGCCAGCGCCGCCAGCAGCGCCGGCGTTCGCAGGAATCCTGTCTGCCGGCCGAAGAACGAGACGTCGACGTAGTCTTTGCCGAAATGCCGATCGAGGAGCATGGCGACCACTTCGTTCTTCTGCAGCCTGCCCCGGATGCGTAACGCGGTATCGAGGTGTTGCCGGACCTCGACGGTCTCGACGCCGAGTGTCGTCCGCATTTCACGGCGCAACCGGTCGACTGCCGGACTGGCCTCCGGGCGGGCGACGACCGACAGCGCATACGGCGTCAGATGTCGAAAGAGCACGCCGCCGATCTCCCAGTTGCCAAAGTGTCCTGAGAGGAGAATGGCGCCCCGCCCTTCGGCCATGGCCTGTTCGAGGGCGGAGGTCTCCAGACGACTGACCAATCGCCGCGTCGCGTCAGGCGTCATCCGCAAACTGCGGATGAAGTCGATCACGTCGCGGGCATAGCTGCGATACGTCCGGAGCGCCAGGGCCTCTCGCTCCCGCCGATTCAGCTCGGGAAACATCACGGCGAGGTTCTCGAGGATCGCGTTCGTCCCCTGACGCATCAAGTGATACGCGATCCACGTGCCGACGTGACCAATCCGGTACGTCAGCCAGGCCGGCAGATGAGACACACCGTAGTAGGTGGCGGCCACGATCGGGCCGTTGTTCAGGCCGGTGGCATGCCACTGCGGCGGGCTCGTCACTGGAACCGCTCAGGAAAGAAGCGGTAGCGCACCGCCAGAAAACAGGTCTTGGTCGTGTCGCGGAGCGGCCGCAGCTTGCTCGACGAGTCGTGGTAGTGGAGACCGATCGGGACGCGGGCAATGCGCGCCCCTCGTCTGGCCAGCTTGATGAGCATCTCGGTCTCGATTTCGTACCCTCGACCGGAAAGGCGTACGCGCCGCAGCAGGTTCGTGTCGATCAGCCGGAATCCCGACTGGGCGTCGGCAACCCGCTGGCCAATGAAGCAGGTCGAGATGACCCAGCTGCTGATCGTGTTTGTGTAATAGCGAGACCGGGGTGTCGTTCGGCGGTCGAAGGGCCGCTCGCCGAGGATGAAGTCACCGTGGCCGCGCCGTGCCGCCTCAATCAGCCGCGGTGCGTCGTCCGGCGCATGCTGCATATCGCCGTCCAGCAGCAAAACGTGACTAAAGGCACGCGTCGCGAGCAGGGACAAGCCGGTGCGGATCGCAGTCCCCTTCCCGCGGTTCGACCGATGCCGCACGACTTCCGCACCCGCCTCTCGCGCCACCGCCCCCGTGCCGTCGACGGACCCGTCATCGACGACGAGGACGTGATCCACGTGAGGCCGGATTCCACTGACGACCTCCGCGATGCGGGGAGCTTCGTCGTAGGCGGCGATCAGTGCGCAAGTCGTCATGGATGACCGGGACGCCTGACGGTAAACCGGCCTTGGGTGGGGAAGTATAATCTCGGCCTCGTCAGGGTCATGAACATTCTCCTGCTCCGCCCCGCCCCCGGCAATGAGCGATTCGGTCTCGGTCCTTTCTTCCGCATCGAACCGCTCGGCATGGAGTATGTCGCGGCGGCGCTCGAGATGCGTGGTCACCATGTCACGATCCGGGATCTGAGATTCTCGCCGCCGCTGCCGTCACTCCTGACCGACCTTCGTCCCGAGGTCGTCGGGATCTCGTGCATGCACGCGTTGGAGATCGATGACGTGCTCGACGTCGTGGCCGGCGTCCGGAAGGTGAGGCTTGGCGCGCTGATCGTGGTCGGCGGCCATTCGGCCTCCGCCTATCCTGCGCCGTTTTTCGAAGATGGCGTGGACGCGATTTGTCTTGATGACGGCGAGCGCGCCGTGCCGGCGCTCGTCGACGCGGCCGCGGGCGGCCGGCCGCTTGATCAGGTGCCGGGCTGGCTGCTGCGGCAGGGTTCGACCTGGCAGCGGACACACGATCCCGAGAGGCCGTTTGAACTCGACGAGGTACCGCTCCCGGCCCGGCAACTCGTCTCGGGCTGGCGGCACCGCTACGCCTGCTTCCACCACCGGCCCGCCTATCTGATCGAAACGGCTCGAGGGTGTCCGTTCCGCTGCTCGTTCTGCTCCGTCTGGCAACTGTTCGATCGGTCGGTCCGCGAGCGGTCGATCGGCGCTGTCTGTCAGGACTTCGAGACGACCGGCGATCAGGTCTTCATCGCGGACGATCTCTTCTGGCATCATCCGTCGAGGAGTCGCGCGCTGGCCGACGAGCTGGTCGGAAAACGCCTGCGAAAGGACTGGCTGCTCGTTCAGACCCGCGTGGATGTCGTTGCCCGGCATCCCGAGTTGCTCGAAGCTTGGCGGCCCGTCGCCAGAGAGTTCGATATCTTCTTCGGGCTCGAAGCCGCGACCGATGCCGGACTGGCGAACCTCAGCAAAGACACCACGGTGGATCGGACCGCGGCGGCACTCGAGGTCGCGCGGGAGTTCGGCTACGGCATCACGGGAAACTTCGTGATCGATCCTGATTGGACAGAGGCAGACTTCGAGCGTCTCTGGGCGTTCGTCGAGACCCATCAGTTGTCGCGCGCCGGTTTCACGATTCTCACGCCGTTGCCGGGCACCGCGTATTACGAAGCGTCCCGGCCGCTGATTCGCGCGGTGCGGTGGTCGCAGTTCGACATGCACCACCTGCTCTGGGAGCCGCGCCTGGGGGTCGAGCGCTTCTTCGAGCTGTACTGCGAGACCTGGCGGCGGTCGGTGTTGAACCTCAAAGGGAAGAAGAAGCTCTGGCACTGGCTCGCACAGGCGAAGCCTCGCCATTGGATGCACTTGTTACAGGTGTTGCACCGGACGCAGCGGATGCTGCAGCCGTCGCACTACGTCCGCGATCACGTGCTCCTGCCCGAACCGCTGGAGCGCTGCGAGACGCGGACGCTGGCCAGCTAAGGCACCCGCTTCCGGGCCAGCAACCCGAACACGCTCTCATCGATCGCGACGTTCGTCCGGATGTCGTGAAGCTCGAGCGTCTTGCTGTCGCCGCCCGGATAGTCCAACACCATCCTGGTCATCACGAGCCTGGTCCGATCGATCCAGATTCGCAGGCGATCGATTCCCTCGGCCATCTGCTTGCGGCGCGGCACCATCTCGAGCCGGTGCGCATCGGCTTTGAGATCGGACGCCAAGTTGATCGTGAACAGCTCGCGGAGCTGCTTCGGCGAGGCCTCGCCGAAATACTTCTGCACTCGACGCTGGGTGTCCGCGATGTTGATCTCCTCGCGCGCCTGACCCGGGCCTCGGTCGACAACGAGACGCGTGTCGTCGAGCGCGACGGTTTTCACCGTCGGCGACGAGTAGCTCATGACGACGCGTATCGGGAGGGTGGCCACGAGCGTGCCGGTCGAGACCAGGGGATCGCGAAGTAAGCTCGACACGCTGGTCTCGGTGAACGACGCGCTGATCGACTTGATGGCCGCCTGCGCAGCTCGTCCACGGGCGAACAGATCGTCGAGCGGGTCTGAATTTTGGTGTGGAGCGGCACCCGGAAGACCGAGCATCGCGATCGCCGTCAGAGTGCCTGCGGTCCTGAACGTCACGCTGGAGCCGTTCTCATTTCCGCGTAGAGCAAGACCGGCAAGCATCTCGAGCATGTCGCCTCAATTCCACCGCGTAGCTCGCTACAGGGGAATGAGAACGGCTCTGGCGCCGCCTGCCAGGCGGCGGAATCAATATGATAGCGTACAGCCGTCATGATACCGGCGGCGCGGAACGACCTGGCCGTCACCGGACTCGGCTGCATTTCTGGATTCGGCGTGGGCACGGCCGCGTTCGCGCGTGGGTTGTTCGGCGGGCAACGCGCGTACGGTCCGGTGCGCGCCTTCGACACGAGCGCCGCACGCTCGCATTCTGCCGGCTACATCGATTCGTTCGATCCCAGCGCGTTCATCCCACCTGCCAGACTCCGCCGCATCGATCGTGTGGGGCAACTCTCGATCGCGTGTTGCCGGCTCACGCTCGAGGATGCGGATCTGCTCGGCAGTTCGCCCGTCGAGGGGCGCGAGATTGGCATCGCGCTCGGCAGCGTGACGGCGGGTTTGCACACACTCGTCGACTATCTGGATCGGCTCTACGATCAAGGACCGGCGGGTGCCTCCGCGCTCGATTTCAGCAACACCGTCGGCAACGCCGCCGCCAGTCTCTGCGGCATCGAATTCGGCTTGCGCGGCATCAACGTCACGGTCGGTCAGAAGGAGGCGTCGGCGTGCGCGGCCATCGCGCATGCCGCGACCGTCTTGCGCGCCGGCCGGGTGCGCGCGATGATCACCGGCGGCGTCGACGACTTCGAGCGGATGTTTTTCCTGGTGTACGACCGGTTTCGCGCCCTCGCCTCGGACGATGGATCGGGCGAGGCCTCACGGCCCTTCGACCGTCGCCGGAACGGCTTCATTCTCGGCTGCGGCGCCTTTCTGGTCGCCCTCGAATCGGCCGGCTCGGCGCTCGCCCGCGGTGCGGAGACGCTGGCGCATCTTGCCGGCTGGGCCTCGACCTCCTCGCCGGCCAACCTGCAGGCATGGCCGGCCGATCCATCCGAACTCATCCGGTGCATGCGGGAGGCGCTTGCCGAAGCAGACGTCGCCCCTCGGGACGTGACCGTCGTGTTCGCCTCGGCGAATTCCTCCCGGGAGTTGGACCGCGTGGAGGCCGCCGCTCTCGAGGCTGTGTTCGGCGCGTCCGGGGTGCCCGTCGTGGCGGTGAAGGGCGCGATCGGCGAGTGCGGCGCGGCCGCGGCTGCCGCCTTCGTCGCCGCCGTGCTGTCGTTGAAGCAGGGCGTCCTCCCACCCACGCTTGGGTTCGAAGTCGCGGATCCTGGCCGTGAACGCCGTCATTTCAGGTTTTGACAACCAGACGAGCCCGATCCCGGATGGCGCCCAGTGGTTTGGCCTGGTGCTCATTGGCATCGGCGTCGCGCACCTGATCGTGTACGTCGTCGACCGCCGGTCAGCGCGATGAGTTCCCCGTTGCGCGAGTTGCGGCTCGCGTGCCGACGACTCGCTGCCCGCCTCGTCCTCGTGGTTGTCGCCGTGGTGTCGGTGGGACTAGGCATCGGCGTCAACGCCGCGGTGTACAGCCTGTTCAACGCGGTGTTCCTGCAGGCGCCGACCGCCGTCGGGATCACCACCGCACTGTTTCTCACTGCGGCCGTCGCTGCCGCGTATCGGCCGGCCCGTCAGGCCGGTCACGCCCAACCAGTCGACGAGTTGCGGTGACGCAGCGATGCCGCCGCCGCGGTCGTCAACGCGCAAGCGACGTTGACGGCCGTGTATGGCTGGTTGTCGCTCTAGCCGCGACACCCCTCTTCGACCCGGGCGATGTCAGCCCTGACGGTGCCGTCCGCGGTGACCGTGATGTGGAACAGCGTCTTCGCGGTGAAATTGTCAACGCCGCCGGCGCTGACGAGATTGAAGATGTCGGTGAACGTGTCAACGAACGGCAACGCGGCGTTCTCGTCGAAGTTACGGTGTTCGCGCTGCCCGCCCACGGCCATGTACCCGGTGCCGCTCTCGCCTTCGCCGCGCACGTGCGATGCCACGAGATTGAAGGCTTCGTGCGTCCTGCCCTGGCCGTCCACGGTGGTCCGTGTCGTGAGCATCAGCTCGCCGGCGACCACCACCGCTTCCCCGTTGCAGGGATTCACGCTGTCGAAGACGAAGGGCACCGTGACCCGGTCGACGTTCGTCGTGGCCTGCGCCCGAACAGTACCGGCGCCGGCCAGGAATGCGACAAACAGCATCAGCAGAAGCTCAACCCGTCCCTGTCTCATTGTCGTCTCCCGTCTTGTCTCGCCGGATGCGGAGGACCATCCCGCGCCTCCCCTGCCATCGCATCGTGACGTCACCATGGCCATGCCGACACCTGCGGTCACGACAGGGCCGCTGAGGACGCGCCGCCGCGCCACTCCGGCAGAGTGGGGGCCGCGCGCAGCGCCTTCGTGCCTCACAAGGTCGAGGGTCACGTCATGCTACTCGCGTGGACAAGCGGTGTCGACAGGAGCGATGCACTGACCGACACGTCGGCAGTCGCGCACGCGATGCTTCGCCAGCAGGCCGAAGCCCGTCGACGCTCGCCGAGTCGCAACTCGCCTTGTGGGAGACGTATCGACGGACCCTTTGGTTTGACATCCGGCAGGACGGTCGGTAGATTGGCCCAGTTTTCATGAAAACACGTGGCGGCATAAATATGCAGGCGGTCGGCGTGACGGTGGCCGAGCGGGCGAAGCGCATCAGGAGCACCAGCCTGCGCATGGTGCACCGGGCGCGCATGGGACATCCGGGTGGTGACTTGTCCTGCGCAGACATCCTCGCGGTGCTCTACTTCCACGTGCTGACCGTGCAGCCCGAGTCGCCGCGCGATCCGGACCGCGATCGCTTCGTCCTGAGCAAGGGCCACGCCTCGGCCGCCTTGTACGCCACTCTTGCCGAGCGCGGGTTCTTTCCGACACAGGATCTCGACACGTACATGCGGCCGCTCTCGCAGCTGAACGGCCACCCGGATCGCAACAAGGTCCCAGGTGTCGAAGCGAACACCGGCCCGCTCGGGCACGGCTTGCCGATCGCTGTCGGCATGGCCGCCGCGGCCAGGCTCGATGGCGCGAACTGGCGAACCTTCGTGCTGACGGGCGATGGCGAACTGCAGGAGGGCAGCAACTGGGAAGCGATCATGGCTGCCGCGCACCTCGGTCTCGACAGTCTCACCGTCATCGTCGATCGCAACCGGCTCCAGCAGGGCGATCCGACCGAGAAGACGATCGCGCTCGAGCCGCTCGCCGATCGCTGGCGTGCGTTCGGCTGGAGCGTCGTCGACGTCGATGGTCACGATGTCGAGGCGCTCATCGCAGCCTTGGGCACGCTGCCGAAAGAACCTGGGCGGCCGACGTGTGTCATCGCCCGGACGAACAAGGGCCGCGGCGTCTCGTTCATCGAAGACCGTGTCGAATGGCACCACCGCGTGCCGACCGACGAGGAACTCGCCGCGGCGCTCCTGGAGCTGGAGGGCGATGAATGACCGGTGCTGATTGCCGCATCGCGTTTGCCGACACGCTGATCGCACTCGCCGAGACCGACCGCCGGATCGTGGCCGTCGTGAACGACTCGGTCGGATCCTCGAACCTCAAGGAGTTCAAGCGCCGCTTTCCCGACCGCCTCTTCAACGTCGGCATCGCCGAGCAGAACCTGGTCGGCGTCAGCGCCGGCCTGGCAAGCGCCGGCAAGATTCCGTTCACCTGCGGAGCGTCGTGTTTTCTGACCGGGCGCGCTCTCGAGCAAGTGAAGGCGGACCTGGCGTACAGCCGCCACAACGTGAAGTTGTGTGGCATGTCGAGCGGCATGGCCTACGGCGAGCTGGGACCCACGCACCATTCCATCGAGGACCTCGCCTGGACGCGCGCGATCGCCAACCTGACGGTGATCGTGCCTGCCGATCCGATCGAGACCGCAAGCGCCGTTCGTGCGGCTGTGGCGAACGACGGACCGGTGTTTCTTCGCTTGAGCCGCATGCCGGTGCCAACCGTGACCGCAGACGCGCCGCCATTCGAGATCGGGAAGGCGGTGATGCTTCGACCGGGACGCGACGTGACGATCATCGCCGCCGGCGTCACTGTCGGCCGCGCGCTCACCGCCGCCACCCTGCTGTCATCCGAGGGCGTCGACGCCGCGGTAATGAACCTGTCGACAGTCAAGCCGATCGATCGCGACGCGATTGCCCAGGCCGCGAGCCGGGGCCCGATCGTCACGGTCGAGGAGCACACGGTGCATGGTGGACTGGGAAGCGCCGTCGCGGAGGTGGTAGTGACCACGCACCCGGTTCGAATGCGGCTGATCGGTGTCCCCGGCGTGTTTGCACCGACGGGTTCCGCCGAATTCCTGCTCGATCACTTCGGCATCACCGCCGAGGGCATTTGCGCCGCTGCCCGCGAGCTGGTGCAGCGCTGAGCGATGCGTCACGTGCTCGCCATCGATCAGGGCACCACGAACACGAAGGCCTTCCTGTTCGATGAGCAGTCGGCGATTGCGGCGGCGGCAAGCCGTCCAGTGCCGATCGAGTTTCCGCGTGCTGGCTGGGTCGAGCAGGACGCCATCGCCATCTGGCGAAGCGTCGAGGAGGCCATCGGCGAGTGCCTCTCATCGGCTCCGGGTTGTAGGGTGGCTGCGGTCGCGGTCACCAATCAACGCGAATCCGTCCTGCTGTGGGACAGGAAGACTGGCTCGCCAATCGGCCCGGTGATCGTCTGGCAATGCCGGCGCACGAGCGACTTCTGCGAGACGCTCCGCAGCCGCGGCCTTCAAGGCCATCTCGAGACCGTCACGGGTCTCACGATCGACCCGCTGTTCTCTGCCAGCAAACTGCGCTGGCTGCTCATCAATCTTCCCGGGGCGATGTCGCGCGCGGAGCGTGGTGAGCTCTGCGCGGGAACGATCGACAGCTGGTTGATGTGGAAACTGACGGATGGCCGCATCCATGCGTGCGATGCCACGAACGCTTCGCGGACGCAGTTGCTGAACCTTCGATCGGCTCGCTGGGATCCAGATCTGCTGTCGCTGTTTTCCATACCCTCCGCCATCCTGCCGGCGGTTCGCGCGTCCAGTGGGATCTTCGGTGAGGTCATGACCATTCCCGGCCTCCAGGGCGTGCCGATCGCCAGCGCGATTGGAGACTCTCATGCCGCCCTCTTCGGACACGCGGCCTTTGCGCCTGGGCAGGTGAAGGCGACGTACGGCACCGGTTCGTCCCTGATGACGACCGTCCCGGTACCGCTCCACTCGCGCCACGGGCTCTCGACCACCATCGCGTGGAGCATGGACGACAGATCGCAGCATGCGCTCGAAGGCAACATCACGGTGACTGGTAGCGCCGTGGAGTGGATCGGCCAGATCGTTGGGCTCCCCGCCTCGAGCAACGCCGGCGACCTTGCCCGATCGGTTGCCGACGCTGGCGGCGTGTACTTCGTGCCCGCTCTCGCGGGGCTCGGCGCGCCGCACTGGGACGCGACGGCGCGAGGGCTCCTGTGTGGACTCAGCCGCGGAACGACCGCCGCACATCTCGCACGGGCCAGCATCGAGTCGATCGCGTACCAGGTCCGCGACGTCTTCGACGCGATGTGCGAAGACGCTGGCCCGCCGTCGGCACTGCTCGCCGACGGCGGAGCCAGCCAGAACGATGCGCTCATGCAGTTCCAGGCAGACATCCTCGATGTGCCGGTGATTCGATCCGCGTCCGTCAACGTGTCGGCTCTCGGTGCCGCGTGGCTGGCTGGTCTTGCGGTCGGTGTCTGGCGCGACACGAACGAGCTGGCGCAGTTGCCTCGATCGATCTCGAGGTTCGAGCCGGCGATGACCCTCGACCGGCGCGAGCATCTTTACGCCGGCTGGCGTGACGCCGTCAGCCGGACGCTGACCTTCCGACCGCGGCCCGGGAGCCAGCACTGATGGCCCGCCTCGACGAACTGCGATTGATGGCCAAGGTCGCGCGCATGTACTACCGCGACGGAATGCGGCAGGTGCAAATCACCGACCGCCTGAACATCCACCAGTCGACCGTGTCACGACTCCTCCACCGCGCAGAGAAGGAGGGCATCGTTCGCGTGACGTTGACGATGCCCTCCGGTCTGCACACGGACCTCGAAGACACCCTGCAGTCTGCCTACGGCTTGCGGGAGGCCATCGTCGTCGATGCGGCTGACCAGGACGATCAGATCGTTCGCGATCTTGGCGCGGCGGCGGCGTTCTATCTCGAGACGACGCTCAAGGCGAACGACACCATCGGGATTTCTTCGTGGAGTGCCGCGCTCCTGGCGATGGTCGACGCCTTGTACCCCAGTCCGCGCGCGGCCGGTGCACGCGTCGTGCAGATTCTCGGCGGCATCGGCAACCCCGGTGCGGAACTGCACGCGACACAGTTGACCCGACGGCTGGCGAATCTCCTTGGCGGCGTGGCGACGCTTCTGCCTGCGCCCGGAGCCGTCGGATCGGCCGACGCGCGCCGGGTGATGGCGCAGGATCGCTACGTCCAGGAGGCGATTGCCCTGTTCGGGTCGATCAGCATCGCCCTGGTCGGCATCGGTGCGGTGACGCCATCGAAAATGCTGGCCGCCAGCGGCAACGTCTTTTCCACGAAGGAGCTGAGGTCGCTGAGCGATCGCGGGGCGGTGGGAGACATCTGTCTGCGCTTCTTCGATGCGAACGGCGTGCCGGTCGTCACGCCGTTGAACGAGCGGGTCATCGCCATCGAGTTGGCCGAGCTGAAACGTGTCGGCCGTGTGGTCGGCATTGCCGGCGGTCGTCGCAAGTTCGCGGCCATCCGCGGCGCTCTGCGGGGGCGGCTGATCAATGTTCTGATCACCGACCGAAGCACCGCGGCGCGCCTGGTCAAGAGCGCGTCGCCGGAGGCCCGGCAGAGCCGCGGGGCGGCCGTGACGGCCGATGCCCTCGGGGAAGCGCGCGAGTGACCGATTTCCGGCGCCGCCCGATCGTGACAGTGCTGATCTGGATCGTGGCTCCGATCGCGGTGATTGCGGTGCTTCGGCCGTGGACCGTGCGGCCCCTCGAGGGACAGAAGCCGGCAGTGTTCGACACGGGCAGGTTTGTGTCGTCGGCGTGGCCTCGACTCGTGCGCGATGCGACACTGACGGCGGCGGATGTCTCGGACATCGTGCCGCCGGCAGGCGCGTCGCCATCACGCGCGCGATTCGTCAAAGGCACAGGTGTCGTGACGGCGGTCGATCGGCGGTCGCGCGTCGGTGTGATGCTCGTGCGCGTGACGGGGCCCAGCCCGGTCACGGTGGCGATACAAATCGGGCCGGTGATTCGCGGGACGGCGCTCCGCGATGCCTCCGGCTTCATCCATTTTTCCGACTTCACGAATCAATCAGAGTACGCGGCCGCCGCAAACGCGCTGAACGAGTCGGCGCTGCGTGTCGTGATCGCGCCGTTTCAGGCCGAGGCGCTGCAGGGCCGAACGGTCGCAGTCGTTGGCGCGGTTGGGAGATCCGCCCCTCGTGTGGACGGGGCGATCGAGATCGTGCCGGTCCAACTCGACCTCGTCGGGGACCGGCAACAATGACCGCGCCTTCGTCCATCCTCGCCGCAACGACGATCACGAAACGGTTTTCAGGCACGACCGCCCTTGCCGGCGTCGACTTCACGGTCGAACCGGGAAGGGTACACGCGCTCATCGGCGAGAACGGCGCGGGGAAATCGACGCTGGTCAAGATCCTGGCAGGTGTCGAGCAACCAACAACCGGCGAGCTGCTGTTCGAGAACAGCCCCGTGCGGTTCGCGTCGCCTCGCGACGCCGGACGGATGGGGATCGACATCATCCACCAGGAACTGCAGCTGTTTCCGGACCTCTCCATCGAGGAAAACCTCTTCGTCGGGCGGGAGCGACTCACGCGATGGGGGACCATCGATCGCGCGGCCCAACGCACGGCGGCGACAGCAGTGATCGAGCGGCTTGGCCAACGTCTGGCGATCGATCGGCGCGTCGGTTCGCTGCCGCTCGGCCAACAGCAAATCGTGGAGATCGCACGCGCGGTCGTCCATGAGACCCGCGTGTTGATGATGGACGAGCCCACCTCCGCGCTCACGGCGTCTGAGGTACCGGTGCTCTTCAGGGTGGTTCGTGACCTGGCTGCGCACGGCGTCGGCATCGTCTATATCTCGCACCGGATCGAGGAGCTGTTGGCCATAGCAGATACGGTGACGGTGCTGCGCGACGGCCTCGTCGTCGGTCACGCGGCGCGTGGCGACGTCAACGTCCCATGGATCGTGCGGAGAATGACGGGAACTGACGGACCGATGGCCGCAGCGCAAGACAAGAGCGCGCCGGGAACAACGATTCTCGCCGTCAAGGACCTGCAGCTGCCGGCAGCACCTGGCCGAACCGGTCTCCGCGACGTGACCTTCGACGTGTGCCAGGGAGAGATCCTGGGCCTCTACGGCCTCATGGGCGCGGGCCGTACCGAATTGATGGAGTGTCTGCTTGGACTCCACGAGGACGCGCGCGGCAGCGTTCGTCTCGACGGCCGCGAGCTCGGGGGGGCCGACGTTCCCGAACGGATCGCGCGTGGCATCGTCATGGTTCCCGAGGACCGCCAGGCCTCGGGCCTGATCCCAACCATGAACGTGCAACAGAACATGACGCTGGCGCATCTCGGAGCGTTGGCGCAGGCCGGTTATCTTCCGCCAGCGCGCGAGGCCAGCGTGGCATCGGAATGGGCGGGCCGTCTTCGTGTCAAGACGCCGGCGTTCGATGCGCCAATCAGTGCGCTGAGCGGCGGCAATCAGCAGAAGGTCGTGATCGCGCGGAGTGTCATGACGCGCCCGCGCGTGTTGCTGATGGACGAACCCACCCGCGGCGTGGATGTCGGCGCCAAGCGTGAAATCGTCGACACGATGCGACGGTTGGCAGCCGACGGCATGGCCATCGTCTTTTCCACATCTGAACTGGGGGAAGTGCACGCCGCGGCGGACCGCACGCTCGTGATGGCGCGTGGCCGGATTGCCGCCGAGTTGTCGGGGGCAGACATGACCGACGAGGGGTTGGCGTCGGCGGCGTCGGCGAACGCGGGCACCAAGGGTCGCGCCGATGGCTGAGTCTCGACTCCTCGAACGCGTGCTGCGCCTCCGCGCGTTCATCGCCCTGGCGGTGGTGACGCTGGTCTTTGCACTGTTGTCGCCGGAATTCCTGACGACCGGCAACCTGTCGATCCTGGTGAAGCACGTCGCGATCAATGCGATTCTCGCCATCGGCATGACGTTCGTGATCCTCAGCGGCGGAATCGATCTGTCTGTTGGCTCGATCGTCGGCTTCTCGGGAATGGTCGCGGGCCTTCTGCTCAGTCGCGGTCTCGTCGTGCCGGCCCTCGGGATCGTCCTCTACCCGCACACCTGGTTCGTCGTCGCCCTGTCGCTGCTCGCGGGAATGGCGATCGGCGCGCTCAATGGGGTGATGGTCTCGCGTCTGGGCGTCGCACCCTTCATCGCCACGCTGGGCTCGATGTACGTGGCGCGGGGTGCCGCGCTCCTGATGTCCGACGGCGCGACGGTCCCCAATCTTGCGGGTGAGCCAGGCCTTGGCAACACCGGATTCCCGTGGATCGGCGCCAGCGTCGCCGCAGTGCCGGTCCCGGTGGCGATGATGGCCCTGCTCGCCACTGTCGCGATGTTCATCGCATCGCGGACACCCTTCGGTCGGCAGGTGTATGCCGTCGGCGGCAACGAACGGGCGGCGCGGCTGTCTGGCGTGAGGGTCGCCGCGGTACGCCTCCGCGTCTATGTCATCTCGGGTTTCTGCGCGGCGCTGGTCGGGTTGATCATCGCCGCGCAGCTTGGCGCGGCCCACCCGGCTACCGGCACGACGTTCGAGCTCAACGCCATCGCGGCCGTCGTGCTCGGCGGCACGTCGCTGATGGGCGGCCGTGGCAGCGTCGGCGGGACGCTCATCGGCGCCTTCGTGATCGGTGTCCTCGCGGACGGTCTCGTGCTCCTCGGCGTGTCCGAGTTCTGGCAGATGGTCGTCAAGGGACTCGTCATCGTGCTGGCTGTGATCCTCGATCAATTTCAGAAGAGGTCAACGTGACCCTGAGAGATGCTCGTGCACCGGTTCCCATGCTCGCCCTGGTCCTGGCCATCGCCTGTCTCCTGCCAGCGTGCTCCTCACCGACCCACACCTCGAATGCGCCAGCGGGCCCGAGGCGCATCGCCATCATCACGCCGTCGCACGACAACCCCTTCTTCAAGGCGGAAGCAGAGGCGGCGGCAGACCAGGCCCGCACGCTCGGATACGAAGTCCTCGTCAATTCACACGACGACGATGCCAACAAGCAGGATCAGTTGTACGACGTGGCGATCGCGCGCAAGGTATCGGCGATCATCCTCGACAATGCCGGGGCTGACGCATCGATCGCTGCGGTCAACAAGGCGAAGGCGTCGGGCGTTCCGAGCATCCTGATCGATCGGGAAGTCAACGGTACCGGCGCGGCGGCCGGCCAGATCGTGTCCAACAACTACCAGGGCGCCCAGCTCGGGGCCGAGGAGTTCGTCCGGCTGATGGGCGAGGCTGGCAACTACATCGAACTCGTCGGGCGTGAGTCGGACACCAACGCATCGGTCCGCAGTCGCGGCTACCACGACGTGCTCGACAAGTACCCGGACCTGAAGATGGTCGGAAGACAGAGCGCGAACTGGGACCAGCGCGAGGCATTTCAAAAGATGGAGACCCTGATCCAGGGCAACCGGGACATCAAGGGCGTCATCGCTGGCAACGACACGATGGCGCTTGGTGCGATGGCGGCGTTGAAGGCGGCCGGGCTCGGGCACGTCATCGTCGTCGGTTTCGACGGTAGCCCGGACGCCCTGGCGTCGATCAGGGCGAAGGAGATGCGCGCCACCGTGCTGCAGCCGGCGGCGGCGATCGCCCGCATGGCTGTCGATCAGGCACATCGATTGATCACGACAGGATCGACGGGAGAGCCGGAAAAGCAGGCCGTCGACTGCGAGCTGGTCACATTCGCGAACGCGAATCAGTTTGGCATCTTTGCGCGAAAGTAGGGCTCCATGGCGACGCAGACACTGGCGGTGATCATCGGCAATCGCGACTTCTTTCCCGACCAGCTGGTGGCGGAAGCCCGTCGTGACATCGTGTCGCTGCTGCAATCGCTGAACGTAGAAGCCGTGATGCTCGGCGAGAACGACACCAAGCTCGGAGCCGTGGAAACGTGGCAGCACGCGCAGGCCTGTGCCGAGCTGTTTCGGAAGCATCGCGATCGCATCGACGGCGTGCTGGTCTGCCTGCCCAACTTCGGCGACGAGAAGGGCGTGGCCGATGTCCTGCGGCTCTCGGCCCTGAACGTCCCGGTGCTGGTCCAGGCCTGTCCCGACGATCTGGACCAGCTCACCGTGCAGCGGCGCAGGGACGCGTTCTGCGGCAAGATCTCCGTCTGCAACAACCTGCGGCAGTACGGCATCCCGTACACACTGACCGAGCGCCACACGATCGGCCTGAGCACGGACGAGTTCAAGCGGGAGATGACGGATTTCCTCGGCGTGTGCCGCGTTGTCCGCGGCATGAGGCGGGCGCGCGTGGGCGCCATCGGTGCGCGGCCGAACGCGTTCAACACGACGCGGTATAGCGAGAAGCTCTTCGAAGCGAGCGGCATCAGCGTGAGCACGCTGGATCTCTCCGAAGTGCTCGACGGGGCCAGGCGCCTGGACGACGCCGACAGTCGCGTCACGGCCAAGCTCGCCGACATCACCGGGTATGCCGCGGCACCCGGCGTTCCGAATGCGGCGCTGACGCTCATGGCGAAGTTCGGCGTCATCGTCTCGGAGTGGATGACGCAACTCGATCTCGACGCGACTGCCGTGCAGTGCTGGAGTTCGCTGCAGAAGAACTACGGCGTCAACTGCTGCACCGTCATGAGCATGATGAGCGAGAAGCTGATGCCCAGTGCGTGTGAAGTCGACGTCGCGGGTACGGTCGCGATGTACGCCCTCCAGCTCGCGTCCGGCAGGCCAAGCGCCCTCGTCGACTGGAACAACAACTACGGCGACGACCCAGACAAGTGCGTGTTTTTCCACTGCGGCAATTGGGCCAAGGCCTTCCTGCCCGACATCACCATCGCTACCGCACCGATCCTGGGAACCACGCTGGGCGAACAGAACACCTATGGGGCGCTCGCGGGCCGCACGCCACGTGGCCCGGTGACCTTCGGCAGGGTATCAACTGACGATCGCGACGGGTGCATCCGCGCCTACGTCGGGGAGGGCCAATTCACCGACGACCCGCTCAACACGTTCGGCACGCGCGCCGTCGTCCACGTGCCGCAGTTGCAACAGTTGATGCGGTTCATCTGCCGTCATGGGTTCGAGCATCACGCGGCGATGAATGCATCGCACTGCGCGGGAATTCTTGCAGAGTCGATGGAAGTCTATCTGGGCTGGACTGTCCACCGGCATTCGTAGTTGTGGATGCGGAGCCTTTCCGCCTGCGCATTTTGCCCCCGTCAGCGAGCGCTTGCGAATCCGTACGGCTGGAGCAGCGCCCGCGCCTCCGGGTTCTCGAGCAGGGGTGACATCACCGGCTCGACGTCGACGTAGGCGACGAACGCCGCACGCATGGCACATGCCTCCCGCAGCCATGGAAGCGCCAGGTCCCAGTCGCCAAGCTCCGCCGCGAGGCATGCCAGATCGCCGACGCCGGTATCACTCCGTCCAGACCACGACTGGAGCTCGGCGAGGATGGATCGCGCTTCGTTGGCACGGCCCTCGCGGGTCGCGCAGATGCCCCGGACGACCATGATGGTCGAGACTCGCCCCATCAACCGTTCCGCGTGCTCGAGGCATTCGCGTGCGGCCGCGAGTTGGCCGGTAGCCAGGCGAGTCAGCGCGAGATCGAGATGCGCTTGTCCGAAGGAGGGGTTCGTCTGCACGACGTGCTCGTACTGTGTGACGGCGTCCTCGAAGCGTCGCGCGAAATGCAGGATCCGCCCGACACCAGTCTGGACGACGAGCGACAACGGATCGAGTTCGAGCGCCGTCCGCATCTCGGCAAGCGCCGCGTCGAGACGCGAACGGGCCGCCAGGAACATCGCGTGCCACTGTCGCGACGGCGCGTGCCCGGGGTTGAGCGCCAGGGCGCGCACGAACTCGGCCTCGGCGCGCTGCCAGTCCCAGTCGAACCGGAACGCGATGAACGCCAGCGACGCGTGGCCTTCCGCAAGACCATCGTCGAGCGCCAACGCCTTGAAGGCGGCGTCCCGTGCCTTCCGGATCGTCGGACCGCTCGACGAGGGCCGCAGGCTCACCGCCAGCAATGAGCAGCAGTCGGCGAGCGCGGCGTATGCCAGCGCGTAGTCCGCATCCTCGGTGACCGCCTGCTCGAGGAGCATCTGCGCCTCCTCCAGCGCCGGTCGCGTCCGTTGGTTGCACAGGTAGCGTGCGCGCAGGTACAGGCGGTAGGCCGACGCGTTCGCCGTGTGGCGTCTCGCCAGTCGCTGCTTCTGCTCGCGCGTGAGTCGGACGCTCAGCGCTGCGGTCAGCTCGTGCGCGATATCGGCCTGCAGCGTGAACAGGTCGCGCGATGGCCGGTGGAGGATGGTGCCCCACAGCTGCGATCCGTCCTCGACGTCGATCAGCGCGACACTCACAGCGAATGTCTCGCCACGCTGCGTCAACCGCCCGGTGAGCATGGCGTGCACACCCAGTTCACGCCCGATGGCCTGCGGATCGTTGATGTCGGTGTTGGCACAGCGAAAGACGGTGCTACGCGCCATGACTCGCAGGTGCGTCATCTGGGACAGGCTGTTGATCAGGCTTTCGGTCAGTCCCTCGGCGATGTACTGGTGGTCCGCATGCTCAGGATCGGCCGCGAGCGGCAACACCGCCAGCGAGCGGGGGGTCCGGCGAGCGTGCCGTCGCCTGGGCGTGATCGTCCTCTCGGTTGGCCGGGTCGCAGGCGTGGGCGTGGCCCTCCTCGGGATGTCCGAGACCGCCGGCGGAGGCGTCCACGGCATGACGAGCGTGGCGGCGCCCAGGCGAGACTCGAGGTCACGTTGGGCCGATCGCAGGGCGTCGAGCAGCCGCGCCCCCGACTGATAGCGCTCCGACCGATCCTTGCGCAGCGCCGTCAAGGCAATGCGATTCACGTCTTCGGGAACGTCGGCGATCGGCTGCGGCTCCTCGCGCAGGAGCGCGCCAATGATGTCGGCCGCGGTGGCGCCCGTGAACGGTGGCATGCCCGCGAGCATCTCGTAGAGGACCACGCCGAGCGCGAAGAGGTCCGTGCGCGCGTCGCTCTCCTCGCCTCGCGCCTGTTCGGGCGCCATGTACCGCACTGTGCCCATGACGATGCCTGCCGCGGTTTCGAGGACGCGCGCGGCACCGGCGTTGCGGGGGCCGGTGACGATGCCACTCAGCTTGGCAAGGCCGAAGTCGAGCACCTTCACGTAGCCGTCGTGGCGCAACATGACGTTCTCGGGCTTCAAGTCCCGGTGCACGACGCCGGCGGCATGGGCTGCACCCAGTGCCTGCGCCACCTGCGCGGCGATCTCGAGGCACTGACGCACGTCCATGCGGCCGCGGCGAAGGAGCGAACGGAGCGTCTTCCCCTCGATGAACTCCGTGGCGATGAAGCGCGTGCCGCCGATCTGCCCCGTGTCGTACATCGTGATGATGTTGGGGTGATTGAGTGCCGAGACGCTGCGCGCCTCGCGGTCGAATCGTTCGATGAGATCCGCCGTCGCGAAGCTCTGCGGGGCGAGCACCTTCAGCGCGAGCTTGCGCCCGAGCCGGGTGTCCTCCGCGAGGAAGACCTGCCCCATGCCGCCAGCTCCGAGTGGCGCAATGACGCGGTAGTGGCCGAGGACGTCGCCTGGCGAAAGGGCCCAGTTCAGCTGCACCTCCGAAACGTCGCGAAGCATCGCACAGACGCGATCCTTCTCTGGAACGTTCAACCCGGCCGGTGCCGAACACGGGCATGACGATGTCCGCACCACGGAATATCGACGTTCTAGTCAACGAAGCCGCACCGTCTCGACCCGCCGTAAACGACGGCGGTGCACTTGGAAAAGACCTGAAAGCATACGTGGACTGTCAGCTCCTCCCTGCTGCGACAGCCTGGCCGCTACGGCAAGGGAGCAAGTGATGGGCATCCGCAAGAACGCCAAGTTCCTGTCATCCACCGAGCGCGAGGACTTCGCCCGCGCCTGCGTGTTGATGAAGGCCGACATAGTCAATCCGCTAGCGCTACCGGCCCAGCAGTACAGTCGCTGGGACGAACTGGTCGCCATACACCGCATGATCCAGAGCGCGTTCGCGCCCGGCGCGGCGTCGGTGAACTTCGGGCACGGCGGGCTCGGTCGCTACAGCTTCCTCAGCTGGCATCGCTACTTCCTGTACCGGCTCGAGCTGGACCTGCAGACGAAGGTGCCAGGCGTGATGATCCCGTACTGGGACTGGACCGATCCGGCATCGATTCTGACCGACGACTTCCTCGGGCCCGATGGGTCGGTCGGCGACGAGGTACGCAGCGGCTACTTCGGCGCCGATGCGCCGGCCACCGGGACCAATCCGACGCCGGCGCCCGCATGGTGGCCTGCAGGCTTGACGGGCTGGCGGTTGCCGGACTTCGCGGGATTCGGGACGTTCGATGGCCCGCTCCGTCGCAACCTGTCGGGCGTCGGCTCTCTGCCCACGGCTACGGACCTGCGTGAACTGCTCGACATGGCCACGTACTCGCCGTTCCAGCACGCGCTCGAGAGCGGCAACGGCCTCACCAGCTTCCCTGCACAGCAACTGCACAACGGGCTGCACGGCTGGATCGGCGGCCACATGAACAATCCGACGGCATCGCCCTTCGACCCGATCTTCTACATGCACCACTGCAACATCGACCGGCTGTGGGCGATGTGGCAGGTGGACGGTCATGCCACGGAATACCCGGTCGCTGGCGGAGCGATACACCATCACCGGAACAACCTGATGTATCCCTGGCACGGCGGCGCGGCGGGGTACGGCACCAATGCCACGATTGCCACCGACATTCCGATGCCCGACTTCTCCGCGCTCGGGCCGGTGATCAACGCGGACACGCTCGACTTCCGCGCCCTTGGCTACACGTACGACTCGATCGCCATTGTCGGACTCGGCCTCGACCGTACCGGCAGCATGCTCGGCATGACGCCCGATCCGATGATCAGCGGCGATCCGGACGTCACCAAGTGGGTCGCCGCGACGCGCGGCGTGTCGGCGTTCCTGCAGGACTGCGAGACGGTGCACGAAAGCGGCGTCACGTACGTGGTGGCAGGCGTCAAGACGTTCCGCCGTCTGGGTAGCGGTAACGACTTCGCGAACGTCCTGCCGGCGCCGGGCTACGGCCTTGTCAAGACCGGGGGGACGCACAGCCAGGCCGCCTTCGACGGGGCCGTTGCAGGCATGTCGCCGGGCGGCAGCACGCCGCTGGCCGACGCCCTGGCCGACGTCCACGCCACCCTCGTGGCCGCGCCGTTCGGCAACCTGCCGGCCGATGAACGCCGTTACCTGGCGATGCTCACCGACGGCATCCGCACGTCGGGTGCGCTCATGAGCTCCATCCCCGACGGCAGCTTCGCCAACACCGCGGTGTTCGGCCTGGGATTCGGCACCGGGGCCGACGTGGACTACGCCACCATCGCATCGATGGTCGCCAAGGGCGCCGTGACACTCGCCACCACGCAGGTCTTCCACGGCGAGAACGCGGGCACCATCGACAAGTTCTACTCCGACGCGCTCGCCGCCGCGATGGGCTTCACCGTCGTCATCGATCCGGTGCTGGAATTGTTTGCGGGCGAGCATACCCACGTCGACTTCCACGCGACTTCGGCCGAGGATTCGTTCCTCATCACCGTGCAGGGCATGGACTTCAACGACGAATCGTGGAGTTATGCGCTGCATCAACCCGACGGCAACATCGTGCATGGCGACGAAAGCCACGCGCATGGGTCCACTGGCTGCGCGCACCATTGCTGTCCGATCGACATCACCGCGCGGCGGCACAACGGCCGCCTGACGCTGGTGGTGTCGCGCAACCACGCAGACGAGGCCTGCTGGGTGGGCCTGTGGCGGCTGATGGTGTCCTATCGGTCACGCGGCATCGGCGCCATGGTGATGCCCGTGCTCGGCGAGTTGCTCGTGCCCGTGCAGGCCGGACCGCCGCGTGGCGCACGCTACTCGCGCCTGCTGCTCGCACCGAAGGCCCGCGTCGCCCTGCGCAACGTCCACACCAGGGCCACGCATGCGCTCGACGAGCGTGTCGCGAGCACGCAGCGCGACGACCAGCCCGCCTGCCACGTGTTGGTAAACATCTACGCACGTACGCAGCTCCGCCTGACGCTCCTGCCGAAGTCGGTCGTGACCAGGCGCGGCACTGCCATCGACCTCGTCGTCCAGGGCGACGTCCTGCGCGGCAGTGTCTCGTTCGGGCGCACGTTCACGCGGCTGATGGCGCCCACTGTCGATCTGGCGGCATTGATCGCGGAACTCAGGGATACCGACATCCCGGACGACGCCCGCCTCGGCGGAGAGGTGAAGTTCGACACGGCAAAGGTGCTCGCCTATCTCGAACGGAGGAACCGAAGGATTGCGCAACAGAGCGATCGGCGACTCCACGTGGCCCAGCACGGCGACGGGCCGATGCACCTCCACATCGACCAGACCGACGTCGCCGGTGGCTACCACGTCGGCATGTACATCGAAGGCCTGTACTGCCCCGATCACGGGATCGCGTCCGGGCACGACGATGGCCACGATCATGGCCATAAGCACGGCGCGGCGACGACGATGGAGGGGAAGCCGTCCGGATGCCATGTGGGTTGCCGGCCGCAGCGCTTCAGCCGAATCCTCACGTCGTCTGTGGCCGTGCCATCTGACGCGACACCGCGCAGGGCGGCGCGGAAGACGGCAACGCCGACCGCACGACATTCGAAGCGCACACGGCGGTGAGCAGCGGGGCACGCCGGCGCCCTTCCGCGCCGGCGCGACACCGAACCGAGTTTTCGAAAACCAACCGGGGCGGTGCCTGCCATAACGACGCACTCAGCCTGTGTTCGATTGTTGGCTAGACACCTGACGGGAAGGCGGGTGATCCGTGTTCACGCCAAGATTGGTCGCGCCCGTTGGCCTGCTTCTCGCGGGATGCGTCGCCACGCCACCAGAAACGCCCAGCCTGTCGTGGGGGCCGATCAGCCTCACTGCGCTCGACGTGCCTTATCGGCAGGATTTCAACGTCCTTGCCACGAGCGGCTCGTCGAGCGTGCTTCCGGCGGGATGGCTGATGGTCGAATCTGGCGAGAACGCCAACACGGCATACACGGCCGGCACCGGCAGTGGCGATGTCAACGACACCTACAGCTTCGGCGTTGCGGCCAGCCCCGAGCGAGCACTCGGCACGCAGGGCCACGGCCTCAAGCCGATGATCGGTGCGCTCTTCACCAACGACACCAAGGCGACGATCACCAGCCTCGAGATTGCCTACACCGGTGAGCAGTGGCGCCTCGGCGCGACCGGGCGACTCGATCGCCTCGACTTCGAGTACAGCGTCGCGACGAAGGGCCTCACTGAGGGCATCTGGATGAATGCCCGGCCGCTGGACTTCACGGCTCGGATCACCGGACCAGCGGTGGGCGCCCTCGACGGCAACGGCCCCGCCAATCGGGCGACGCTCATGGCGATCGTGACCGGCCTGAGCATTCCGCCCGGCATCACCTTCGGCATCCGCTGGAGCGATTTCAAACCAGCCGGCTCCGACGACGGTCTGGCCGTGGACGATTTCATCCTCACGCCGCGCGGCGCCGGCTTGAGATCCGGGTACTACCAGGGTGTGCTCCGCGATTTCCGGCACGGCGTGGACAAGATGGCGAGCGAGATCGGTGAGCTGGCCGTGGGGCTTTCGCTCTGCGTGGACGGCACGGCCGTGCGCGGCAGCTACTTCTACCTGGCTGGGGGCGCCGCCATCGCGCTTCGCGGCACGCGCTCACCTGACGACGCCTTCGAGCTCGAAGAGACGACGCCGGCTGGAGCGATCACGGGACGTTGGTCCGGCCGCCTCGAGCCTTCGGAGTCTGGCGAGTCGAGGATCGCGGCCACCTGGACGTCGGCGAAAGGCGGCAGGCATCGTTTCGAGCTGACGAAACTCGCTGCCGTGCCTGCCGACTCCACCGCGCCCGCCCAGGCAGCCGAGGCAGCGCAGCCCTGCAGCGACGTCGGCTATCGGATGGCCCGGTTGTCACCAAGGAAGCAGGACTACTTTCCGCGACTGGTGCGGTTTCGCGATGGGACGACCACGGATGGCGTCAATGCAACGCTCGAGGCCTTCGCCCGCTATTGGTTTGCAGCGCTCGATAAAGAACCCGGTGAGTACTGTTACATGGAGGGAGATCGCGAAGCTCTCGTCGGGGTCGAATACGCGAGTCGAGACGTACTGAGCATTCGTGTCGTCGGCAACGTTGATTGCTACGGACCGGGCGGCGTGCCGCGGCGGCGTGACGATTCGCTCACATACGACCTCCGCAGGGGTGAACTGGTTCTTGATATCGCCGCTCTGTTCAAGCCAGGGACAACCTGGAAGGAATTGTCCAGCGTGCTGTTCGCCTATCAACTCTCGGTGACCGCTGGACCGGATGCCGAGTGCATGCGCCAGTACACGCACGAGAAACTCGAACCGATCGAAGTGGCCTTCCATCTGACTGCCGACGGCCTCGTCGTCGGACCCGGGACGTACGGAATCAGCTCTCCTGTCCATTACTGCGAACAGCTCACGGTGGTGCCATTCGCAGCGTTGCGCGGGCTGGCCGATCCGAACGGCGTTCTTGCGCGCGTCGCCGACGCGTCAGCACCCGCGGGACCGCCACGCTACCGGATCAAGAACTGGAAAATCGACGAAGGCGTGGAGATCGTCTACGAGCCGCCGTCTCTCCTGCGGCGGTGAGAATCTTTCGACACCGCGACGCTTTCTCGTACGGCAGAGTCGTGGTTGCACCTGATTGCACCACCGGAATTACGTTCCCGGCGGGACTACACTGATACCCATTCTCGAAGTCAAATGGGGGCTCTGTTCTCATGACGTTCATTGGCGACGCGAACGATCCGGCAACGGTCTTGAACGAGGCGGGGGCCTTTTTCTCCTCCTATTTCGCGGGCTCCGACGACGAGGAAGCCAGTCAGTTCAGGAGCTTCTTCTCCGATAGCTTCTCCGCATCCACGTTGCCGCCGTACTGGCCGATCGGCCAGCGCACGGCAGCACTGGTTCAGGCCTACGACCTCGTGGCGCCACTCGACCGGCAGGTGGCCGAGATGTACCTGAGGCGCCTCGGCCGGATAGCGGACGAACTACTCAAGAACCGCGACGACAGGCGTGTGTTTCCGAATGCGTTCCGCCCGGTGGATCCGTTCCGCGGCCGAGTGATGCCTGCCTGGGGAGGGCACACGGAAGACCGCGACGGCAAGTGGAACACCGACGTCGACACATCGGGGCTCTTCGCGTACCCCATGGCCGCCTTCGCGCGCCGCGTGGCGCGCAATCCTGCGCTCCACGCACAGTTCGGTCGTGACGCCGTCGGCCTGATCACCGCGACGATCGAGACATTCGAGGCGTTTCGCTCCGAGCTTCACTTCACCGACAGCGACGGGCACGCCTACTTCACGGTTCCTTTGGCCTACCGGGACCTCCGGTGCAACGACAACCGCGGCTGCGAGAACTACCGCGCGCTCGCAGGCAAACCACTTCCCTACAACCAGAACCTCTCGATGATGCAGGCGCTTGCCGAGCTCGCGCGCGCCGCCGACAGTGCGTTGTATCGAAGCTCCGCCGACGCAACTCCCGAGCGGCTGCGGGCTGCAACGACAGAGGTGCCTCTCGTCATTGCGAAGAACGTCGCCTTCTTCGCCGATCACCTTCGCGCGAAGACGCTCGACGACGGATCACCGTACTTCGAGTGGGATTACCAGCAAGCACGAGAGGCCATCGAGGACACGGCGCACGGTCAATTCGAGCTGGGTTGCCTGGCCGTCATCCTCGAGGGTCATAGTGCGCTCAACGCGCTCCTCGCTCGCTCGGGACGAAGCGAGCGGATCCCCGGGAATTCACTGGCCGTCGTTTTACAACGTCGTGACTGGGAAAACCCTGGCGTTACCCAACTTAATCGCCTTGCAGCACATCCCCCTTTCGCCAGCTGGCGTAATAGCGAAGAGGCCCGCACCGATCGCCCTTCCCAACAGTTGCGCAGCCTGAATGGCGAATG